>Ga0156733_117_pt2 | contig 18950 bp, 18 predicted proteins | sample RifOxyD1_FD_112062 | JGI IMG/M metagenome (GOLD analysis project Ga0156733, IMG submission 112062) | Candidatus Nomurabacteria bacterium RIFOXYD1_FULL_42_14 | reverse complement strand
GCCCGAGGAGTGGATTCGGGCGGAGCCGGCGACCAGGGAATAATGTATGGCTTTGCCACCAAGGAGACGCCGGAATTCCTGCCGAAGGGAGTGGTACTGGCGCATCAATTGGCAAAAAAACTGGAAGAAGTAAGGAAAAGTAAAAAAATAAAATGGCTCCGGCCGGACGGCAAAACGCAGGTAACTTACACCAACGGAAGATTGGACACCGTCCTGGTCAGCGCCCAGCACGCCCCCCAAGTGCAGTCGGCGGAAATAAAAAAAGAAATCACCAAAAAAATAATTTATCCCCTGCTTTCCCCGAGGGAGCGGAAAGAAGTGAAAATCCTGGTGAACCCAACCGGCCATTTCGTACAGGGCGGATTCAAGGCGGATACCGGACTGACCGGACGCAAAATTATGGTGGACACTTACGGCGGAATTATTCCGCACGGCGGAGGATGTTTTTCCGGCAAGGACGCCACCAAGGTGGACCGCTCCGGCGCCTACATGGCGCGTTTCGCCGCCAAGAACCTGGTGGCCGCGGGCTACGGCAAGGAGGTATTGGTATCGGTTGCTTACGCCATCGGCCTGCCCGAGCCGCTGATGATTGAAGTCATCAACGAAAAAGGAAAAGATTTGACGAAAATTGTCCGCAAAAATTTTGACTTCCGGCCGCTATCCATCATCCGGCGGCTCGGTCTGCGCAAGCCGGTTTTTTTCAAAACCGCCGCCTACGGCCACTTCGGCAAAAAAAATCTCCCCTGGGAAAAAATTGAAAAGGTTAAATAAATTATAAAAATTAACTTTGTTAAGGCAATGAAAATATGAAAAAAACTTACTTTAAATTTTTTAAAGATGGCTACAGGAAAGTCCGAGGGGGTTACTCTCGTTTTTTAAATGTATATTGCGCCAGCTGTAAAGCACATTTATTTTTATATCAAAAGGACGGCCCTGGTGCCTTAAAACGTACATATTTAGACAGAATCTTAGCTCCAAAAATCAAGAAAACAAAAAACGAACTAGTTTGCGAAAAATGTAAAAAAGTTATCGGTACTTTTTTCATCTATAAAAAAGAAAGCCGCCCCGCAGTGCGTTTATATCAGGATTCTGTGATTAAAAAAATCGGACGAGGAATTTACCCTCCGCCATCTTACAATTCCAAGTTTTAGGATAAATTAGACAACATATTGGAGGATAAAAAACCTGAGCCAATTTTAGTTTCCCGCTTTCTTGATATACGAAAAAAGCCCGAAATAAATCCTACGATGGAGGATTTTCCAAACATTTTGAAGGACGAACGGTATCGCAAACATTCTCTAGAAGAAGCAAAAAGGCTTTCCGCAGATAAATTTCATGTTTTGAGGCGATATTTTAGATCATTTTCACATATTGCATTAGAATTTGAAAAAATTAAGCCTTTCATAGAGAGAGTTTGCGGTTTAACAGAACAGTCCTAACTTTTTAAAAGCGGCAAAAAAAATCTGCCTTGGAAAAAAATTGAAAAGATGAAATAAATAGTAAATTACGTAATCGATTACATAATTTACTACGTAATGTTATTAGCCTAGAACCAAAAATTATTGCTTCGTCTGGCTGGAAGCCAGACGAAGCATAATTTCACGCGCAACTTTTTCAGTATTGGCAATAATAACGGACTCTTCATCGGCAAAAATATACATCATTACTATTTTATTGCTTCCCGGATTCGGATTTTCGGACGATACCTCCTCTAATCTGTAAAGAATGCGCGCATTCTTATTGCCCACAATACCATCATCAAAATTTCTGGCAAGAAGATAACTCGTCTCCGGAGAAATGATCACTCCGAAAAATCCGTGCAAGTCGGAAAACATTTTATTCTCCCAGGCGCGCAAACTTTCAAAAATATCGGCGGTGGAGCGCGTTTTTATCAGGATAAAAAAATCTTTCGTTTCATTGTTCATGACACCCAGAAGAAAGTTGTCGCTAACAAGCAATATATTGTTGCGCGGAGTGAAATTGCCCTTAATAAAGGAGATAAATTTCCTTAATCCGATGATTTGTTTATTTTCAGTAAGATAAATTCCTTCAATACCCCCACTTTTTACCTTAGTGGTATTAACTTCATTCAAAACAATTTGCGCTATTTCATCTTTATTAAGCCCTGAGATTTCAAGATATATGGACTGGTCGTTGAAAATAAGAGGGACAAATTGTTTTTCCACTTCCACCGTATTGATATCTTTCTTAAAGAGAAAAAAAGACAAAATCGCTAAAGCCAACACAAAAAGCGCGATGCCGGTCCACATAAAAATTTTATTTTTCATTATCTCGGGAGGCAAACTTCTTTTCCGTATTTCGTATTCTTCCTCCTCATGGATTATTTTTTTTACCAGACCTTCTTCCGTGCCGCTATTAATAACTTTCGCTATGTCGCTGGCATAAGTTTCAATAGCTTCATCTTTTGTTTTTTTCTCCGGTTCCATTATTTTTAATTATTTCCGCCCGAGGCGGATCCGCCTTTGGCGGAGAAGAAATTTTTATCCGCTTCTTTGATGGACAGGCCGATTCTGCCTCTTTCCAGGTCAATATTTATAATCTTCACCGGCACAATCATGCCTTCTTTTATTATACTGCCAACATTCTCCACGCGCCATGGCGCTATTTCGGAAATATGCACCATGCCATCGATGAAATCGTTTAACCGCACAAAGGCTCCGAAGTCGGCGACTTTCACGACTTCACCCTTGAGCATTTCACCTACCTGAAATTCGCGGGTCATTTCTTCCACGATTGCCTTGGCTTTCGCGGCCGAATCGTCCCGGCCAGTCAGATAAACAGTGCCGTCGTCCTCAATGGTTATTTCCGCTCCCGTCCTTTCCTTTATATCTTTGATAGTTTTTCCTCCCCCGCCGATGACCAGTCCGATTTTATCCGGATTGATTTTGATTATCAAAATTTTCGGAGCATTGGGGGAAATATTCGCCCGCGGTTTCGGAATTTCTTTTTCAATCCTATCTAAAATGGCCAGCCGCGCGGATTTCCCCTGTTTCATCGCCTCGCCCAGTATTTTTATCGGCACGCCCTCCACCTTCACATCAAGCTGGATGGCGGTAACGCCGTTCCGGGTGCCGGCAATTTTGAAATCCATATCACCATAATGATCTTCCGGTCCCTGAATGTCGGTCAAAATTTTATATCTGTCATCGGACTCGTACATTAGACCCATGGCAATGCCGGCCACCGGCGCCTTAATAGGCACACCGCCGTCCATCAGAGCCAGAGTAGAAGCGCAGATTGATGCTTGAGAAGTGGAACCGTTGGAAGCCATTGACTCGGAAACAATCCGGATGGTGTACGGAAATTCCATCGCCGTTGGCAGCACCATCTCCAGTGCTTTTTCGGCGAGGGCTCCGTGTCCGACTTCCCGGCGGTTAGTAAATCCGGCCCGGCCCACTTCTCCGGACGAGTAAGGGGGGAAGTTGTAATGATGCATGAATCTTTTTTCTTCTTTGAGCTGCAACCCGTCAACCAAATTCCTGTCTTCCGGTCCGCCCAAGGTCAAAACCGAGAGGACATGCGTCCCTCCGCGGTAGAAAATTCCCGAACCGTGGAGAATGCTGGAGAGTTCCCCGGCTTGCGCGTAGAGGTCGCGAAGTTCATCCATCTTCCGGCCGTCGGCGCGCTTGTTTTGCTCTATCGCGCTCTTATGCAGAATATCGTTTTCCGTATCGTCAAACAAATCGTCTTCCAGGGCAAAGTCCTCTCGGTCCGGGAATTTTTCGCTGTAGTATTCTCTTGCCAAATTGTTCCAAGTAGTATGTAAGGCATCTATTTTTTCTTTGCCCGCCTCTGCGTGGCCGAAGCCCGCTTCGGCGAGGCGAAGGCCCGCTTCTCCGAAAAGCGCTTCTTCTATGTGAGGCAGGATGTTTTCGTTAAATAAAATGACAGATTCGGGAGAAATCGTTTCTTTTTCTATTGCTCTTTTCTCTTTCCCTATTTCAGCCATTATTTTCTTCTGAAAATCCTCCAGTTTGGCTATTTCCCGGCTGGCTTCTTCCAGCGCCGCTTCCAGTTCCGCCTCGGCGATTTGGTGAGCGGACGCCTCAATCATATTTATCTTGCCGTCTTTGCCGCAGACCGTCAGGTCAAATTTATAGGGCGCATCGTCTTCCAGGCGCAAGGACTGTGGAGGGTTGATTTGGAGTCCATTGCCGTCATACTTGCCGATACGCACGCAGCCGATGGGGCCATTCCAAGGAATATTAGAAACGGAAAGCGCCAAGGATGCGGCGTTTACCGCTAAAATTGTCGGGTCGTTATCGTCAACGGAAAGAACCGTCACAATTACCTGTACCGCGTGACGAACCGACTGATCAAAAAGCGGGCGCAGGGTACGGTCTATCACCCGGCTGGCCAAGATGGCCTCCTCCGACGGCTTGCCTTCTCGGCGGACAAAACGGGAGCCGAGAATTTTTCCGGCCGCGTAAAACTTTTCCGTATAATCAACCGTCAGATTGAAGTATCCTAAACCCTGCTGTTTATCCTTGGACATGCAGGCGGTGGCCAAGACAATCGTCTCTCCGCATTTCAGGATTACCGAACCATGCGCCTGTTCCGCTAAGTCGCTAAAAACGGCCGTTAAAGTTTTGCCTCCGATTTCCACGCTATACTCTTTTTTCTTCATATTATTCTCGCCCCGGGCCAAGCCGGAGGGTGGTTCGTATCCAGACTACAGTGTTGTTCCATAAAGATGGAACACTACTTTGTGTCCGGGCGCGAACCCGATTAACTTATAAGCTTTTGTCATAGTAGCACTTTTATCTAAAAATGCAAAAATTATTTCCCGCCCAGTAGATATTTTCTCGGATTTTCGGAAAGGTCAATAAAGTCGTCCGCCGCTTCGCGTAGTTTTCCGGAAGTTGATTTGCCGAAGGAAACAACTTCCACCTGCACACCAATCGTCTGCAGATACTCCACCAGCGGAACAAAATCTCCGTCACCAGAGACAATAATAACCGAATCCAGGCGCGGGGACATTTTAATCGCATCCACCGCCAGCCCCACATCCCAATCCGCTTTCTTGGCGCCCCCGGCGAATATTTGTAAGTCCTTTGTTTTGGTTTCAATGCCCAGCTTGGCCAGCGCTTCAAAAAAGTTCTTCTCGTCTCCCGCTTCGGTGGTGATGACATACGCCACTGCGCGTACCAGTTTCCTTCCCGCCACCGCGTCTTTCAAAACCGCGCCGAAATTAACCCGCGCCTGGTAGAGGTTGCGGGCCGAATGGTATAAATTTTGCGTATCAATAAAAACACCGACTCTTTGTTCTTTATGTTTTATTACTGTCATATTTTAATTAATGTATTATGAATAATATTTTTGCTTTTAACAATATCTTTAAAAAGACCTGCCTCCCCTTTTCTATTTGAAACCCTTTCATTGATTATTTTATAATAATTCTTATTTATCTCAAAACCAATATAATTTCTCTTTGCATTAATTGCCGCTATGGCAGTCGTGCCTGTTCCCATAAAAGGATCTAGAACAATACCTCCGACAGGACAACTGGCCTTTATAATTCTTTCAATTATTTCTAGCGGTTTCTGTGTTGGATGATTTTGTCTCTCGGGAGCTTGCGCATGAATCCGACTTACACTCCATATATCTTTTGGATTATAACCAATCTCAAGCCATTTTTTACCGATGAAAATTGATCTTGTTCTAGCTTTTTTTGTTTCTTCGTCGTATGGAATTCTAATACTATCAATATCAAAAAAATATTTCTTATTCTTTTTAACAAAAAACCCTATATTGTCATGCACCGAAGAAAATTTTCTCGTCGATCCGCCCATACTTGGCACCCTTCTATCCCAAATTACTTCATTAATCATCAACATTTTTGTCTTTATGTAAGAAAAAATTTCTGGGCTATATTGCCAGCTGAGAAAAACATAAAAACTCCCTGTGTCTTTAAGTTTTGGAATTACCGAATCTATCCATTTATATGTCCACTCTAAATATTCTTTAGAATTAAGCTTATCGGAATTATTTTCATAGTCTTTACCTAAACAATAAGGTGGGTCTGCAACGATTAAATCCAAAGAATTATCTGGTATTTTTTTTATGCCAATTAAACAATCCTCATTAAAAATTCTATTTTTTATTTTTTCCATATTTCTTTAATACAATACTTTTTGAACCTATTCTTAATAAATCCATAAATCTTTTTCTGGACCTTGTTATTGGTTTATGATTATACAGAGCTTGTATCTTGTCGTTTCTTGGGTTTATATATATAGGTAAAAATTGAGGGGAGAATATTTCTAGATAATCCTTAACAAAAAGTATTTTGATATCTTTAAATTTTATCCCAAAACAAGCATATATTAAATTGTAGTCGCTGTTTGTGGAGTATTGAAAATAAAGTTTCTCAACTGCAGCTATGTCATTTTTATTTTCCTTACCATCAGTATTGTGAATTTTAACATTCACAAAATATTTTTTACCACCAGCTATTATTTCACAATCATGCAGACATGTGTCTGGTAAATCAAAATTTACATCCTTTATCCCCAGATCTTTCGCTCTGAATTTTGTTTGTTGTACTATAACTTGCTCAACCAACCACGAAACTGACCTTGTATGTGCTTTTAAACCATAGGGTAAAACCTTCCTATCCGTCACATCAAAACTCGGTAAAATATTTAAAAGTTTTAGATATACCCCCCTTATAAAATCCAAGCCAGCCACAATATTTTGTGATCCATCTTTTCGTCTCATATTGGTTTTAAGTATAGCATAAACAAAAACCCTTCCTACCTCTCCTTATCAGGAGAGAAAAGTCCCCCTAATAAGGGGGGTTATAGAGGGTCAGGCGAGATCCATTTTCTTCATCAGCGCGGCGTAGCGAGGTTTGCTTTTGCGTTCCAAATATTTTAAATGAGTTCGCCTGTCAGCCACCATTTTGATAAGCCCGCGACGGGAATGGTTGTCTTTCTTGTGCTTTTTTAAATGCTTGGCCAAAGCGTCAATCTGTGTAGATAAAACGGCCACCTGCACTTCCGGAGAACCCGTATCCGTTTCATGAATCCGGTTTTTCTTAATAACTGCTTGCTTTTTCTTAGTCGCCAACATGTCCGTTATAGTAGCATAAAACCCTTAAAAATGCAACCCCGAACCAAAGCGGAGCTTGGTATGGGGCAGGCCCCTAAATATTTGGCGACCCGCCAAAGGACGGGCAGGCGTGGTAAAATCATAAGTATGGCATCGCTCAAACAACTAAAAACCCAGTTTCTGGAATACATTGAGATAGAAAAAGGGCGCGCTATCAGAACCGTAGAAAATTACGACCACTACTTGACCGTATTTATTGAGCAGACAAAGATTAGCGACCCGAAAGACATTACCGATGTAAAAGTGCGGGATTTTCGCATTTGGCTCAACCGCCAGACGACCGGCAACAATCGCGCGACGGGAGACACAATAAAAAAGAAAACGCAGAATTATTACCTGATTGCGCTCAGAAGTTTTCTCAAATTCCTGGCCAAGAGGAATATCGCTTCCCTGCCGGCCGACCAGATAGAACTCGCCAAGGTCGGCGAAAGACAGATTGACGTCATATCGCAAGAAGAATTGAAACGGCTCTTGGACGCCCCGAACAAAGAAAAAAATCCGGAAAAAAAATTTCGCGACAAGGCGATACTGGAAATGCTTTTTTCCACCGGCCTGCGCGTCTCCGAGCTTTGTTCGCTCAAAAATGACTTGGACTTGCGCCTGGACGAATTTTCCATTCGCGGAAAAGGCGGGAAGGTTCGCGTGGTTTTCCTGTCCGGCGAGGCAAAAAAGGCGGTGAAGGACTACCTGGCTTTGAGAAAAGATATGTCCGAAGCACTTTTTGTGGAAGTCGGCCAGGACTCTTCCCAAAAGTCGGACTTAGGGGCAACAAAAAAACAACAAAAATCCCTAAGTCCGACTTTGGGGAACGGCTTCAAGAAAGCCCTCACTCGCCGTTCAATTGAAAGAATTGTAAAAAGATACGCTACTATCGCCGGCATATCCAAAAAAGTAACTCCGCATGTTATCCGTCATGTTTTTGCCACCGACTTGCTTTCCAACGGCGCCGATATCCGTTCCGTCCAAGCAATGCTCGGCCACGCCAACATTGGCACCACCCAGATTTACACCCATGTGACCGATAAACACTTGCGAGATATTCATAAAAAATTTCATAACAAAAAAATAACATGAAAATAATTTCCTGGAACGTCAACGGAATACGGGCGGTGCACAAGAAGGGATTTTTCCTGCCTTTTATACAAAAATACCAGCCGGATATTTTATGTCTGCAGGAAACCAAGGCCGAACAGAATCAAAGCGAGGTGGACTTGCCGGACTACGAGGAGTATTGGAACTCCGCCACAAAAAAGGGCTACAGCGGCACGGCTATCTTTACCAAGACGAAATCGCTCTCTATAATCCTGAACTTTCCCGAAAATATTTTAAAAAAATACAAACTATCAGACAAGTATGGGGACCCGAACACCGAAGGCCGCGTCGTTGCCGCCGAATTCAAGAACTTTTTCGTGGTCAGCGTTTATACTCCGAACGCCAAGGACGACCTCTCCCGCATCCCGCTACGATATAAAAACTGGGACCCCGCCTTTCTGGAGTATATGAAATCTCTAGAAAAACGGGGCAAGCCCGTCATTTTTTGCGGCGATTTGAATGTGGCGCACACTCCTGAGGACCTCGCTCGCCCGAAGGAAAACGAAGGAATGAAGGGGTACACTAAAGAAGAACGCGAGGGTGTAGACAACATCATCAAGGCCGGATTCGCGGATACTTTCCGAATTTTTACCAAAGGCAACGGGCACTATAGCTGGTGGAGCCATTTCGCCAATGCCCGCGAACGAAATGTCGGCTGGAGAATTGATTATATTTTTGTCAGTGAACGGTTAAAAAACAAAGTGAAAAAAGCGAAAATTTTGCCTCAAGTCCTCGGCTCCGACCATTGTCCGGTTTTACTTGAAATCTAGATGTGTGCTATTATTTCGATATGAGCCACACACGCCTAGATCAGCTTTCCGACGGCATTTTTGCCATCGTGATGACGATTCTCGTTTTTGAAATCAAGACGCCCCTGGTCTGGGAGCCGATAAACAACATGGGTCTCTGGCTGGAAATTGAGGGCCTGTTGCCGGTATTTTTGAGTTATGTTTTGAGTTTTTTCCTCCTTTTCACCTACTGGCGGGCGCACCATTTCTTCATTTCCATCTACGCAAAAAATGTGGACACGATGCTGACCAATATCAACGCTTTGTTTTTCATGCTTATCAGCTTGGTCCCCTTTTCGGCCGGCGTCCTTGGAGAATTCAACCATAATGAACTTTCAATAATAATCTTCAGCGTGCACACAATTCTAATCGGCCTGACGCTCTACTGGATGCGCCGGTATGTGCTATTTTCTCCCCATATCCAGAATCCGGAAATTACCAAGCGTGAAATCCGCGGCAGCACCATCCGCACCCTGGCCCCGGTCGTTTTCGCCCTCATCGCCATTCCCCTTTCCTTTTTCAGCATCAAACTCGCGCTGACCATCCTTACCCTGATGGTAATTTTCAATCTCTCTTCCTATAGCACCCGCCTCTTTGATAAAATTGCGCAGAAACTCCACCGCCTCATGTTCGGCGAAGACACCAAGGGCCACTTCGCCGACTAGATGATATGCAAAAAAGTTGCAGCAACTGCAAAAAAGAATTCACGATAAGGAAAGAGGATTTGATTTTTTATGACCAGTTAAAAGTTCCGCCGCCTTTGATGTGCCCGGACTGTCGAATGCAAAGACGGATTGCTTTCCGGAACGAAAGGACTTTATACCGCCGGGCCTGCGACCTGTGTAAGAAAGACGGAATTTCTTTGTACACCGAAGGCGCCCCTTTCCCTGTTTACTGCCACCAATGCTGGTGGGGTGACGATTGGGACCCTCTATCTTATGCCTTGGAATATAATCCGCAAAAATCTTTTTTGAAGCAGTTAAGAGAACTCAGGAATAAAGTGCCGAGGGTCCGGCTGCTTTCAATCAACAGCATAAATTCCGAGTATGAAAACAATTCTTCGGAAAATAAAAATTGCTACTTGATTTTCGCCGCCGAAAACAACGAGGACTGTCTCTATGGTCGGTTGGTCCAGCACTGCAAGAACTCCATGGATTGCGACTTTCTTTACGATTCGGAGCTTTGCTATGAATGCCTGGATACCAGAAAGTCCTTCAAGTGCCTTTACGGCGAGCGGCTGCAGGAATGCGTGGACGTCCTGTTCTCTTTTGATATGCGTAATTGCCAAAATTGCATTTTTTGCGTTAACGGGCGCAATTTGAGCTGTGCCATAGAGAACCAGCCGTGCACCAAAGAAGAATTTGAAAAGAAAAAAGCGGAAATTTTTAGAAGTTATGAAAGCATAGAGGAAGCGAAGGCAAAATACGGCAAATTAAGGAGTGGGGCCTTGGTAAAATACGCCTTCGCCACTAAATGCGTGAATGCGACAGGCGACTATGTGTACAATTGCCATGACGGCGTGCGGATTTTTGACGCCTCCAACGCGAAAAATTGTTCCTACATCGCCGATGCGGAGGACCCAATCGACTGCCAGGACATCAACAACCATTATTTCAAAGGCGAGCGCTGCTACAACGTCATGGGCGCGCTCCAGGACCAAAACTGCATCGCGGACGCCTTCGTTTTTTACTGCAACAGGGTGGACTACTCCGACAATACCCGCAATTCTTCCGATTGCTTCGGTTGCGTCGGAATGAATAATAAAAAATACTGCATCTTAAACAAGCAATATTCTCCAGAAGAATACAAAATTCTAAAAGAGAAAATAGTGGAAAGCCTAAAAAAGGAAGGCGTCTATGGAGAAATGATGCCCCCGCGGCTTTCGCCCTTCCCCTATAACGACACCCTGGCGCAGGAATACTATCCGCTGACGGAAAAAGAGGCCAGAGCCCTTGGATACGAGTGGCAAACCAAGGCCTCCGGCACCTACGGCAAGGAAACAATCGCGGAAAAAGACACGCCGGCAACCATTGGCGAGGTATCGGAAGATATTTTGAATCAAGTTCTGGTCTGTAAGGACTGCAAAAAGAATTTCCAGATTACCCGGGCAGAATTTGATTTTTATAAAAGGATGAATCTGCCCCTGCCGCATAAGGATTTTGAGTGCCGGCACCAGGACCGGATGAAAAAGCGCAATCCGCGCAAACTCTGGCCCCGCGCCTGCATGTGCGAACTGAAAAATCACCTTCACGGCGCAAAAAAATGCCCGAACGAATTTGAAACCAGCTACTCCCCCGACCGGCCGGAAGTTGTCTACTGCGAGAACTGTTACCAGCAAGAAGTTTCTTAGTTACCAAAAGATTCCTGACTTGGTTTCGTTCCGTTACGGATACAAAACTTCATAGAAGCCGGCCGCAGGAGTAGGCACGGAGCCCCATGTATACGGCGTAATCTGGTAAGCGGCCGTTTCAAAATATACTCCAAGCTTCGGCGTACCGTCGGGATACCCTGTATAGAAATAAATATCTCCTTGAGGACCCACAAGGCTACAAGTTGAGGAGAGATAAGGAATAAGACCCCCGTCTCCTCCTGTCCCGCAAGGCGGGTATCCGGTTGTACCGGCATAATTATTGTCACTAATCCAATAGACCGTATCGTAACTTCTGGCAGGATAATAGCCGTGGTCATTATAATACAATTCTAAAGCATTTTTTATAGACCGGATATCGCCAAGGCGTCGCGCGTCGCGCGCTTTGGCTCGCGCGGAATTAAGAGAAGCCAAAACCACACTAGCCAACACTCCAATGATTGCCACAACAACCAAGAGTTCTATGAGAGTAAATCCTTTCTTAAAATTTATCTTAAAAACTGAATACATTGTTTAATCATGTACTATTTTTTCTTACTCCGTGTTTAGTATGCAACTTCTCAATCTCTTGCTCTTCTAAACTTTCTTTTTTCTCTTTTCCGCGCTCGCCCAGGGTCCGGAGCTCCGCATCGCCCAGCACATTGAGCGATTTCGTCAGTTCCGAGAGATGCTCTACTGTATTTTTCTCCGGAGCGTCCAGGATTTCTTCCAAAAGCGCGTGCAAAATCCATCCCATCCTCGGTCCCGGCTTAATCTCTAGTTCTTTTATCATAAATTCTCCGTCAATTTTCAGTTGGCCGACGGAAATCGGGTCCCGCAAGGCCTCTTCAATCATCGCGAAATACTTGCGCAGGCGGTAGGGCACTTCTTTTTTCTTCATTCCCACCCGATCACATTCACGGACATTCATTAAGAGCCAGATATTCTCCACACTGACTTTAGTGATGATCCTCCGCACGGCCGAGAGCGTAATTAACTCCGTGTCGGAGAAGAACATATGGTTACGGACAAGCTTTTCCACCAGTTCGGTCTCCTTTTTCGAGAACCGGAGCCGTTCCATTATTTTTTTCGCCATCCGCGCGCCGATAACCTCGTGGCCGTAGAATGTGTATTTCTTTTTTGAATTTATTTTCGGAGCCGGATGTGCAAAATCGAGTCCGTGTCGGAGCCCGCTTGCGGGTAAAGCGGCGAGATTTTGCATATCCGACGAAGAATTAGCATTTCTTCTACTTCTCGGCTTCCCGATATCGTGAAAAAGCGCCGATAACCTTATTTCTAAAGGCCATTTCTTGTCCGCCGCATGCTGGACGGCATGGAGTAAATGCTCCCAAACGTCATAGATATGCTCCCCCAGTTGTTCGCAACCCACCCCTTCCAGAAGCTCCGGAATGGTATTTTTCAGCAAGCCGAGCTTCTGCAACATAACAATTCCGCTGGCTGGATTGTCCGACATGATTATTTTTACAAACTCGTCCCGAATCCGCTCAAAGGATATTTTTTGGAGCAAGTCGGCATTTTTTAAAATACTTTCGGTTGTTTCATACGACACAGAAAAGTTAAGTTGGCAAGCCAAACGGACAGCCCGCAGCATGCGGAGCGCATCCTCGGTAAACCGGTCATCCGGATTGCCTACTGCTTTTAACGTTTTATCTTGGATGTCCTTTATGCCCCCGAAAAGGTCAACTATCTGTCCTTTTCCGCCTGAGGTGGATCCGCCTTTGGCGGAAGAGTTCAATGCGAGGGCATTAATAGTGAAATCACGTCTTTTAAGGTCGTCTTCCAGCTTGTCGCTGAACTTTACCTCATCCGGATGTCTAAAATCGCTATATTTTGCCTCAATTCTATAGGGGGTAACCTCAACGACTCTTAATGTTTCTTGTGAAACATCTTCCTGAATAACAGCGACTGTTCCAAAGGCATTCTCATATACTGTCTTTTTAAACAGGGAGATAATTTCCTCCGGTTTGGCATTGGTTGCGACATCCCAGTCCTTAGGTTCTGTTCCCATTACAAGGTCGCGGACGCATCCGCCGACCAGATATGCCTCAAAACCCGCTTTTTCAAGTGTGTCTGTTACATGTGAAACTTCTTTGGGTATTTTTTTTATTAAACTGTTGATGTTTTCCATTGAACTTTTGTGCGCCCGGCAAGACTCGAACTCGCAACGACGGTTCCGAAGACCGTTGTGATATCCATTTCACCACGGGCGCAAAAATTACTTAATAATGTATATACTTTACACTATTTAAATATAAATGGCAAATAACCTTTATTTTACAAACTGATTCTACAATTGCATTAATTGTTTAAAAATAATATAATAGATAAGCTTTTTTAAAAAAGAAGAATAAAAAAATTGCGGTCATGGTTTAGTGGCAGAACAACTGGTTGCCAATCAGTTGGCGGGAGTTCGATTCTCCCTGGCCGCACCAACATATGTCCTTTATAACACCACCTCGTTGCTTATTAAATATAAGGATTTTATTTAAAAATGTGGATAACTATGTTAGTAATGTTTATAAAGGACATTTTTTAAGATAGTGTTTTGCGAGCTATTTTGTCTAAAATACGTTGTGAAATAAGGATATTTTTATAAAAGACATCAAATTGACTAAAAAGGTTTCACGTGAAACACTGCATGGTTAAAAGTTATCAAGTTCATAAAGTTCTTAAAGTAAAATATTCGTTAACCCAACTTTATAACTTTCTACTTTATAAACTTTAAAAACTACTTAAAATGCCAAAAGTATTTACATCGGAAACACAAAAGACCGGGGAAATTGGAGAAAATATCGCTGTAAGGTTTCTCGTGAAACGGGGTTTTTTAATTTTAGACAGGAATTACACTAAAAAATGGGGGGAAATAGACATAATTGCCGAAAAGGCCGATAAAATATACTTTGTTGAGGTTAAAAGTGTTTCTTCCTTTAACATATCTCAGAACGTTCCACATGAAACATCCCTTGGTAGACCAGAAGATAATATGCACCCCTGGAAACTGAAACGACTGTCGCGCGCCATTCAAACCTACCTTTTGTCTAAGAAAATAGCGGAAGAAAAAGAATGGCAAGTTGATCTTTTGGTTGTCTTTTTGGATTTAAAAAGCAAGAAAGCCAGGGTAAAAGTGGTAAGAGATATTGTTTTATAGTGTGCGGGATAGGGGAATCGAACCCCTGTCCACAGTTTGGAAAACTGTTATTTTACCATTAAACTAATCCCGCCTTCGCTAAAGCTTCGGCGGGCAGGCCCGCTTGGGCTTCAACTTGTCGGGCCGCTGGGAATTGAACCCAGTCTAAATGCTCCCAAAGCACTTGTACTACCGGTATACTACGGCCCGTTATGGCTTAAAAACTGAATTATCTTAACATAAAAAAGATAAATATTCTACTTCATTTGACAAAAAGTTTTTTTATTGTAGTATCAAAAACGAAAGGAGGCACCATGGCAACGTCGTTGTCCGGAGGGGGGCAAGAAACCCCCCCACTGAAACCGCCGTCCAAATCGTGGACGGTGGCAAAGAGGGTTCTGCTCGTTGTTGCATTCGCGGCCCTCGCGGTCGCTGGGATCCTGGCTGGTGTGGCGATCTACGCGCTGGCTGGCTGATCAAGGGCGGGCGTCGGAAAGAATATCTTCCGACGACCCGCCCATCGCTTTTTATGGCAAAATTTTGCAAATAATTTTTATTTGGTATACGATAAGCACACATGATAACGATTTATATATATGCCTTCGTGAGCGTAATAATAGTAAGCATGGTTTCCCTGATAGGGGTCTTTTCCATTTCGCTCAAGGAAGAAGTTGTAAAAAAATATGTCAGTTTGTTTATCAGCCTGGCGGTCGGCGCGCTTTTGGGCGACGCGTTCATTCATTTAATTCCGGAGGCCTTTGAAAGTTCTTTTAGTCCGGCCGTTGTGGGTCTTTTGACAATATCCGGCATCCTTGTATTTTTTATAATAGAAAAATTCCTGCACTGGCACCACCACGGAGAAGACAAAGAAGAAACACAAATACACCCAGTGGGAAGATTGCTGCTTTTTACCGACGGTTTTCACAATCTGATAGACGGAGTAATCATCGGCGTTAGTTTTTTGGTCAGTATTCCAATCGGAATTGCGACAACAATAGCAGTGGTTTTGCACGAAATTCCCCAGGAAATAGGGGATTTTGCGGTTCTGCTTCATTCCGGCTACGACAGAAAAAGGGCTTTGTGGCTGAATTTTTTTTCGGCATTGACAGCTATTTTGGGAGTGGCTATCGCTCTGTTATTCGGAGGATTGGCGGAGGCCTTTACCCTCTGGGTCCTGCCGATTGCCGCCGGAGGCTTTATTTATATCGCGGTTGCCGACTTGATTCCCGAGCTTCAGAAAACAAAAAAATTAAAATATTCCGCCTTGCAATTTCTCATGGTCATCGCCGGAGTCCTGGCAATGCTGGCTTTGGTTTTAATTGAGTAAAAAAAGAAGAAAGGGTTTTTTTACTGATGAGCCCAACTCCAATCGGCGCCGGGATTTCTGGCGCCAAAGACTTCAAAATGCAGATGCGGGCCGGTAGAGCGCCCGGTGGAACCCACGTAGCCGATTAGTTCTCCCCGTTCAACCCGCGCGCCGACTTTCGTCGCTATTCTGGACATATGCGCATAGAGAGTTTTGGTGCCGTTAGGATGCTGGATTGTAACCATGTTGCCATATCCACCATTATACCCGAGGCGAGCGAAGATTACCGTTCCGGGCGCCGAAGCCAGAATACGGGTTCCGGTCGGAGCCGCCAAATCAATCCCGCGCATGCCGGGACCGTGCAGACCTTGGCTCTTTCGTTTAAATTCGGGAACCGGATTTATAAAATAGCCGGCAATATTTTTTAGCGTGCTTTGAATCGTGTTGCTTTTCTTCGGTGTGGAACTCGGAATGTCGTCGGTCGGCATTTCGGCATCCGGAATTATCAGCTCGTCGCCGATGGCCAGCTTGGCGTCAGCGTCAATTCCGTTGAAACTGGTAATGGTCAGGGTATCTACTTTGTAGCGTTTGGCAATGTTTGCCAGAGTTTCACCTTTGACTACCGTGTGTTGGATGCCGGATATGGGTAATATAAGCAGAGTGTCGCCTTCGGCCAGCTTGTCGCTCTTTTTCATGTCATTCGCCCATAGAATCGTGTTAGTTGAAACGCCGAACATGTCAGCTATCTGGGAAACGGAGTCCCCCTTCCTGACAACATAGACACTCATGTCCTCAACGGTAAAATCAGGGGTGCCCTTGCCGTCAAATACGCCCATCGGGCCGGTTGCGGGCTGAAGAGAGGTGTCAGAAACAATATTGATGTTAAGATTAGTATCAATACTCTTGTCGGCACCCTCTTTTTTACTATTTTTAATATCTTTATCTTCCAGAATCAAGGCAGAAGAGACATTAGCCTGAAGGAGTGTGATATTTTGTAAATTATTGGCGGCCGGAACCGAATTTTCCGTTACAGGATCAGCGTTCTTGATATAGGCAGAGTCGCCAAAAACAGAAGAAAAAAAGCCTGCTTCCACCGTCCGTAGAGGCACAAAAAGGGTCCCAAACAACAGGAAAAAGGATAAGGCAGATCTCAATATTTTGCTAACTGTTTTAGTTGGAGGTTTTATAAAACAAACTAAATATCGCAAGAGTTCCTTTTCTGCCCTTTTAAGACAAGGATAGAGTTACAGCACGACCAAAATAGCACTGCAAACAAAGGTTCTCACGATGTTACTGTCGGTTCTTTCTTGTCAGTCAACTCATACCGTGCCTCTTTTCGGAACTTCCCATAGGATAGCCCAAAAAGGACCAATAGTCAATCCGACCGGAGCCATATGTGGAAAACTGTTTGGGCCTTGGAATTTGACGAAATAATAAAAAAGGTGTATAATAAAGGAATCTTTTGGTGAAAATTGGCAGTAAAAATATAAAAACTATATAATAAAAACATGACCGAACCTACATTGGAAGAAATACAAAAGAGGTTAGCCGCCGCAAAAGCCGAACAGGAACGTTTAAACGAAGCCGAGAGTTTAAGGTTGGCGGAAAAATTTGCCGCGGAACGAACAGCAGCAAAGGCCGCTCTGGCTGAGTTGAGAAAAAAAGAAATAGAAGATGACAGAAAAAGTAACAGAAGGGCGGAAGCTGACGATTATCGGAGAATAAAAGAAGAACAGGGAAAACAGTGGGATTCTTTCGGCCAAAAAAGCGAGGGAACGGAAAAAGTTGTCGCAAAAATCCTTCCAAATAATCCGGACCATGTAACCCAAAAAGAAGCAGAAAAGGAAATTGAAAAACTTCCGGAAGCAGATAAAGAAAAGATTGGTTGGGGACTAAATACTATTGGCTTCAAGGTTGAAAAAATGAAAGACGACCTTCTGGTCGGCGCTCTTAATAAAGCGCTAAGGCTGAAAAAGATTGACAAAAAAGGAACTGCTGGGAGATTTTGTATAGAAGCGCGAGACTATTTTATACATCGTGGCGCAGAGGCTCTTAAAAAAGCCAAGGACCAAGGAGTTTTCGTTGATACTAAGCTTGGATTAAATATTAAAGGCAAAAGACGAGGATTGAATATCAGCGGTCAAACACAATATATAGTAGCAAATATCGGCGCTTTTTCTGGAAATGTTTTAAGATACGGAAGATTAGTAGCGGATGCAACCGGACTTTCGCCAAGTTCTATCCCGCGTGTTGTAATGGCGGCCGGAATGGCAACCGCCTTCGCGTCTGAATTAGGAAAAGAAGTGCGTCTGAAAAATGAGGAAGTTATAGAAAAAACTAGAATCGGGCGAAAAGATATGGCTATGGTTGGAAAAAGTCATGAAGAACAAGTGGATTGGTATACTGGATTAAGCCTACAGGATCAACAGGACATAGAGAGGGCACAAGAAGAGGCTATGGCTATATACAATAATGCCCTGATAAAAGAAGGTAAGACAGGAGGTGAAAAAGTTTCAAACGCCGAAGCATTAAAGGACGCATACTTAATGCAAATGCCGAAAGATTTGCAAAAGAGGCTTGAAAATCCAAGTACCACAAACAATTTCATTCAAAGGATAGTAAAAAACGACCTTATGGGTGCAATTTCTAGACTTAATAAAAACATAGAAGCAATAGAAGGGGACCCAAAACTTTCAGTTGAACAAAAAGAAAGCCAAAAAGAGCAACTTGTAAAGAGACAAAGAAAAAGTTTGGAAGACTATGACCGTATTATCACGCAATACGGCACTGTGGACGAACTTGCGATGGGTTTGCGTTACTCTCAGACTGCCGGAAAAGCCGTTGTAGGGGCATTACAAGTTGAAACATTGATTTTGTCGGTAGAAAAAATATGGGGTGCATTATCGCATGCACTTTCCTCATCTGATGCTCCTGCCGATATTACTACCGGAGGACATATCACTGTACCTGCGCCAGAATCTGCGCCTATGACAGAAGTCCCGGTTGCACCGTCTGCTGCGCCAGATGTTGCAGAAACTCCAGACACCACGCCACCTACTACACCTGAACCTGCCGGTGCTCAAATTCCTGTACCCGAACCTGCATTATTTTCCGGCGCACCTCGCAGAGATCCCT